>Ga0180862_110_pt1 | contig 29550 bp, 26 predicted proteins | sample Deesub1362B_J571_FD_124302 | JGI IMG/M metagenome (GOLD analysis project Ga0180862, IMG submission 124302) | Nitrospirae bacterium JdFR-87
TGATGATGATGGGAATGTCCTTGTAGGCCGGGTTCCCCCTTACCAGGCTCGTCAGCTTCAGCCCGTCCATCACGGGCATGTTGATGTCCACCAGGATGAGGTCCACCTGCTCGGAGGAAAGCTTCTTCAGGGCATCCACGCCGTCGGAGGCCTCTATGACCCTGGAGCCCGCCACCCTTCGCATGGCAAAGCTAATGAGCTGTCTCATGGTGGGGGAGTCCTCTACCACAAGGATATTGGGCATGGGCTCATCTCCTGGGTTTTTCCTTCAGAAGTTCCAGGAAACTCTGAAGGGTGGTTAGCTTTCTTTCCGACTGGGTGTACAGCCTGGAGGAGAATATGGCCGTAGCCGCATGGCCTGCCAGGAGGTTGAACAGCTCGTAGTCCACATTGCTGAAGCCTCTCTTCTGCACCAGCAGGCTGTAGATGGCAATCACCCCTATCACATGCTCCTTTATCTTAAGGGGGATGCACACTATGGGGGACAGGAGGTCGTCGGTGCCGTCGGTGCTGGAGGCAAAGTAGCTTTCCCCCTCCTTGGCCACCTTGCCCACGATGCCCTCGCCCAGCCTCACCCTGGGGATGGAGGCAACCTCCAGGCCCTCGGCAGCCACCGCCACCAGCTCGTTCGTGCGCTCCTCCATGAGGTAGATGGCGAAGCGTTCCGCACCGATGAGGTTTATGATGATTTCCAGCACAATGCGGAGCACCTCGTTGAAGTCCAGGGTGGAGTGCAACTGGTAGCTGGCCACATAGAGGTTGGCCAGGTTGTTGTTTTCCTCCTCCACCTCCAGGTACTTGGCGGCGAAGTCCTTGTTCTCCTCCTCCACCTGGCTGAAGCGCTCCCTGAGGGACCTGAGCTCCTCCTCCAGCTGCCTGATGCGCTCCTCGTAGAGCCTGGCCCTGGCCTCGTCGGCGCTGCGGGTGAGGGCCTCCTCCAGCTCTGCCACCCTGAAGCGCAGCCGCTCGTTCTCCCTCAGAAGTTCCTTGGTGAACTCCTCCCCCTTCTTGAAGACCTGCAGGAACTCTTCTGCCTTCCTGTTTATGCTGGAGTCCCGTTCCATCCTTCCATGCCACCTCTTGCGACCCTCAGGAGCTCGGCCGGTATGTCCGGCAGGGCCAGCACCGCCGCCGCTGCCCCGGCGTTTATGGCCTCCTGGGGCATCCCGAAGACCACCGCCGACTGCTCCGATTCTGCTATAGTATAACCGCCCCTGGCCTTTATTTCCAACATTCCTTGCCTGCCGTCGCTGCCCATGCCCGTAAGCAGCACCCCCACGGCCCGCCGGCCGTATAGCTCGGCAGCGGAGCGCATGAGCGCATCCACCGAGGGCACATACTTGTCCTTGGGCCCGGGCTCCCTGAGGGCCACCCTCACCTTGGAGCCCCGCCTTCTCAGCAGCATGTGGCTTCCGCCTGGACATATGAGCACCCTGCCGGGCACCACCGGGTCGCCGTCCTGGGCCTCCTTTATGTGCACCTTGGCCATGCGGTTCAGCCGCTCTGCCAAGGGGCCGGTGAAGCCCTTGGGCATGTGCTGGCTTACCAGGACGGCCGCAGGGTAGTCCTCGGGCAGCTTGGTGAGTATTATTTGCAAGGCCTGGGGCCCGCCCGTGGAGGCCCCTATGACCACCGCCTCCACATCCCTGGCAGCGCCTCTGGGGGCGGCCAGCGCAGGACCGGGGCTTGACAGGAGCCTGAGGTTTCGGCTCAGTACATCCAGGTTGAGCCTCCTGGCCGCCTCCACTTTCTCCAGGAGGTCGCGCTCTATACTCCTGAGCTCCGCCGATGCCCGCCTGGTGGGCTTGGCTATGAAGTCCACCGCCCCGAGCTCCAGGGCCCTGAAGACCGTCTTGGTGTCCGCGTAGGAGCTGACCATGAGCACCGGGGTGGGCCGCTCCCTCATGAGCCAGCGGAGGAAGCTGAAGCCGTCCATCTCGGGCATCTCCAGGTCCAGGGTGATGAGGTCAGGCCTGAGCCTCAGGGTCTTGGAGATGGCATCTATGCCGTCGGTGGCTATGCCCACCACCTGGACGCCGGCCTTTTCCTCAAGTATGCGCTTTATGGTCTGGCGGCTGAAGGCGGAGTCATCCACCACCAGCACCTTCAGGGGTCTCATCTCTGCTGTCTCCATAAGAGGTCTACCAGCCCGTCCTGGGAAACGCTCAGGGGTGGCTTGCGGGGCTTCTGGTACACGATGTCTCTTTTGAAGTATTTTAGCACAAAGGCGGTGGAGACATTCATGAGGCTTTCGGCATGGCCCAGCAGAAGGTAGCCCCCCTCGGCAAGCCTCTGGTAGAACACATCGGCCACCTTCTTTCGGGCCTCCTGGTCAAAGTATATGAGCACATTGCGGCAGAAGACCACATCCACGGTGCCTATGAAGCGGGCCTTCAGGNCATCCAGCAGGTTCAGGTGGCTGAAGCTTACCAGGCGCCTCACTACATCCTTGATTCTGAAGGCATCGCCCTCCTGGACGAAGTATTTTTTTATGTAGTACTCGTTGGTGCTGCGGAAGGAGTTCTGCCTGTAAAGCCCCCTGCGGGCTGCCTGAAGTACCCGCTGGTTGATATCGCTGCCCAGGACCTCCACCTCCCAGCCCTGCATGGGCAGGCCCTGCTCCAGGATGAGCATGGCAATGGTGTAGGGCTCCTCCCCGGAGGAGCAGCCGGCAGACCATATCCTGAGCCTCCTGGAGGAGCCCTTTCGGGCCTTGAGCTCCGGCAGGAGNTCCTCGGTAAAGGCCTCCAGCTGGCTCTGCTCCCTGAAGAAGTAGGTCTCGTTCACCGTCAGGACATCCATTATGGCCGCCAGCTCCTCCTCCCGTCGCTTGTCGTAAAGGAGGTAGCGGTAGTAGTCGCGGAAGCTATCCAGGTGCAGGTTCAGGACCCTGCGGCTTAGACGGCGTTCCAGGAGATACTTGGAGGAGTCGTCGAAGTACAGGCCGGAGTAGTCCCTGATGAGGTCCCTCAGGAGCCTGTAGTCCTCGTCATCCAGGGGTATGATGTGCTCCTCCTTAAACACCCAGCAGTCTCTCCAGGGTCTTTCTCACCACGGGGTCCTCCTCGGTATCCAGGAGGCGTTCCACCTCGGCCCTGGCAGGGCCTTCGGCCAAGGCCTCGGCGGCGGCCATCCGGGTGGCCCAGTCCTCATCCCTCAGGAAAGGCACCAGGTGCTGCTCCAGTCCTTCCTGCCCCGCCAGGGCCTTCAGGGCCGTACGGCGGATTTCCGCCTCCGGGCTCTGAAGCATCCCCAGGAGGGCCTCCCTGGCCCCGGCCCCTCCCAGCCTGCCCAGGGCCTGGATGGCGGCAGTGACCACAAAGCCGTTTTCGTCCTGAAGGAGCCCTATCAGGTGGGGCACGGCCTCCTGAAGACCCAAGGCGCCCAGGGCCTTGGCCCCCACGGCCCTGACCATGTCGTCGGGGTCCGAGGCCAGAAGGCTCAGGGGCTCCAGGGCCGCCTGTCCTCCCACCTGGGCCAGGCTGAGGGCCGCCGTGGCCCTTATGTCAGGTTCCTCGTCGGTAAGGGCCAGGGTAAGGAGCCTGGCAGAGTGGGCGTCCCCTATGATGGCCAGGGCCTTTACCGCGGCCTTGCGCACCTGGGGGCTTTCATCCTTCAGGGCAAAGCCCAGGGCCTCTACCGCCTCCTGGGCACCTATTGCCCCCAGCAGAAGGGCCACATTCTTCCTGAGCACCCAGTTCCTGTGCCTAAGCAGCTCCAGCAGCTGTCCCGTATCAAGGCCTGCCTTGAGGGCTGCCAGGGCCTCCACGGCGGCCTCCTGCACATCCTCGTACTGGTCTGCAAGCAGGGCCATTATGGCCCCGGCACTGGCAGACTCACCCAGGGCTGCCAGGCCCCGGGCTGCCAGGGCCCTTACATGGCCGTCAGCGTCTTCAAGGAGCTCCATGAAGGCCTCCCGGTAAAGGGGCGAGGCCACCTTGGTGGCCACCCTCAGGAGACACCGCCTCAGATAAGGGTTCTCCCTTTTGAACAGGGGCAGAAGGGCCTGGGGCTTGTCCCTGCCCAAGAAGACCAGGGCCCTCTCGGCATCCTGCTGGAAGTCCTCCTCCAGGCAGAGTTCCAGGAGGCTGTTCAAGGCCCCCTCATCCTTGAGCAGGCCCAGAAGCAGTATGGCCGCCACCCTTACCTGGGCCTTAGAACTAAAGGCATGCTGAGTGAGAATCCTCAGGGCATCCTGGCCCAGGTGCTCCCTGAGGGCCTGCCCTATGGCATCCTCCGAGACCCCCTGGTGGTACATCTGCTCTATGGCCTCCAGGGCAGCTTCCTGCACTGCCTTGGAGGGCTCCTTCAGGAGAGGCACCATGTACTGCAGGCTTTCCTCCCGGGCCAGCCTGCCCAAGGCCCTGAGGACGGGCTCCCTGAGGGCCTTCTTCTTCAGGGCCTCATGGAGGGCGGGCAGGGCCCTGGCCTCGCCAATCCTGCCCAGGGCATCGGCAGCGGGATAGGCGGTCCAGAGGTCGCCCTCCCTGAGGATTTCCACCAGGGCGTCCACCACCGAGGGCTCCCTGAGTTTGCCCAGGTGCTCCACCGCTGAGGCCCTTACATTGTCGTCCTCGTCCCTGAGGGCCTGAAGCAGCACCGGCAGGGCCCTGCGGTCCCTGAACTCCCCCAGCACATCTATGATGAACTTCCTGACATCCACATTGTCGGTCTTGAAGGCCTCCACCAGGTAAGGGGTGGCCTTCCTCTGGAGCCTCACCAGGGTCTCTATGGCCGCATTCCTGGCCCCGGCGTTGNCCTCCAGATACAGGAGCTCCACGAGGCCTGGAAGGNAGTCCTCCGCCCGATGCTCCCTCAGCAGTATCTCCTGGGCGGTCTTTCTTACGCGCCAGCTTTCGTCCATAAGGCCCCTGAGCAGCCACCTTGTGGCCTGGGGACCCTGGCCGCTCAGGGAAAGCATCGCCTGGCGCCTGAGCTCCGTGTCCTGGCTTTCCAGGGCCCTCTCAATCTCCCCGTTCATCGCCAGCCCTCAGCAGCAGTCTTTCCTCCGAAGACAGCACCATGTCCATGTTCAGCAGTATCACCACCGAGCCGTCCTTCCTCTTGGCAAGCCCTGTAAGGTACTCCGCCCTGAGGCCCTTGAAGATGGAAGGGGGCTCTGAAAGCTCCTCCTCCTGAAACTTGGCTATCTCCAGCACCTCGTCCACCACCACCCCAATCTTTTCCCCCCGAGAGCGGACCACCACCACCCTCTCGTTGGCAGGTTGCGGAGACAGGCCGAACCTCTTGCGGATGTCCACCAGGGGGAGCACCTCTCCCCTCAGGGTTATCAGCCCCAGGATGTGGGGGGGCATCTCGGGCAGGGGGTTGGGCCTCTGGGCCCTGAGGACCTCCACCACCGCCTCAATGGGGATGCCGAAGAGCTCCTGGGCTGCCCTAAACAGAACGAACCTTTTCACCGGTCTTGAAGACCTCCATCTCCTTCCTGAGGGCCCCTATCTCGGCCTGCAGGGTGCTGAGGGAGGTGGCCACCTCCTGGACATCCCTGAGCACTGCCTGCCCAATGCTCCTGAGTTGCTCCATCACCTGGGCCATCTGCTGGCTGAGCTCCTTCTGCTGCTGGGAGCTTTTCCTTATTTCCTCCAGCCTCTGGTTGGCCAGCTCCATGTTCTGGCTTATGTGCCTGGTACCCGAGGCCTGCTCCTGGGTGCCCCTCTTGGTGGCCTCGGCCACCTCCTTAAGCTCCCCTGTCCTTTCCAGCAGGAAGTCGGTGCCCTGGAACTGCTCCTCGGTGGAGTGGCTTATCTGGAAGACCATCTTCTTCACATGCTCCATGGCCTGCTGTATCTGACCCAGCCCCTTGACCTGCTCCTCCGTGGCCCGCTGGATGGTATGGGCCATGCGGGAGGACTGCTGGGCGGCCTCCACCNCCTTGGCGCTGGACTTGCCGGCCCGCAGCACATGCTCGCCGCCGTCCTCCACCATGAGCATGGCCTCCTCGATGGAGCTTACCACCTGGGCAATCTCCTCCTGAATGGTCTTCACTATGGCCGCTATCTCCTTCGTGGAGGAGGCGGTGCGCTCACTCAGGGCGCCCATCTCGTCGGCCACCACGGAGAAGCTCTTTCCGTACTCACCGGCCTGGGCAGCCAGGATGGCGGCATTAAGGGAAAGGAGGGNGGTCTGCTCCGTGACTTCCTTTATCACCGAAAGCATCTTCTCTATGTCCTTCGACCTGGCCCCCAGCCTGCTTACCACCTGTACCGATTCCTTCACCTTGTCGGTTATCTTCTCCATGCTGTCAATGGCATCGGAGATGGCCAGCACCCCTTCCTCGGCGGCCATGGTCCGCACCTGGTCGGCCAGCTTGGCCGATTCCCGGGCACCCCGCTCCACCTCTTTCACCGAGGCGTTGAGCTCCTGCACGCTGGCCGAGGTCTGCTCCACGGAGGAGAGCACCTCTTGGGTGTTGTGCATCACCTGCTTGGCCGTCTGGGCCAGCTCGGAGACGGCCGAGTAGGAGCCCTCCACGGCCTCCATGAGCCGGTTGGTGCCCGAGGCTATCTCCTCCGCCGTGGCCTTGACCTCAAGGAGCGAGGTCACATTCTCCGTGGAAAATTCGGCCNGGGCATCGGTGCTGGAGGCTATCCGGGAATAGGCCTCCAGGGCCCCCTGCACCGAGGAGGCCATCTGCCCCACTGCCGCCTCCTGCCTCTTCATCCCCTCGCTTACATTGTTGAAGGTTATGTTAAGCTGCCTTATGGCCATGCCTACATTGTCAGCCGTGGCCTCCAGGCGCTGGATGTTGCGCCTGAGGGTCTCCTTGAGGAAGCTTAGGCCCTGGGCAATGCTTCCAATCTCGTCCGCCCTGTCGGTGGGTATCTCCACGGTGAGGTCGCCGTTGGTGATGTCCCTTATCCTGGCGTTAAGCTCCTGGATGGGCCGGCCCACCTTGTACTGAAACACCCTGAAAATGGCGAAGATGACCAGCAGGAATACCACCACCTGCCCCAGGGGCGGCACCGTCAGCAGATAGCGCATGCTCTCGTTCACCTTGCGGCCGCTGTAAAGCACCTGGAGGGTGCCCACCTGCTGGCCTGCGGCCATTATGGGGGCGGTGTAGGTATGCTTCCAGGCCACATAAAAGGGGTTCCAGGAGGCCCCTGTCTCCTGCTCCCTGAGCACCCTGTCCCGGAGCACATGGCCTTCGTCATCCATCACCTTTACGGCCAGGATGTCCATGTCCTGGGCCAGGGCGTCCATGTACTGGTCCAGGTAGCTGTAGTTGTAGCTCAGTATGGCAGTGGCCGAGAAGCCCTCCAGCAGCTTGGCCACGGTCTGCACCTTGCCCCTTAGGAGCTCCATGTGGTAGCTCCTCTGGCTCTTGAGGAACCACAGCCACAACAGGCCCTGGCCCACCAGCAGTACCGCCAGCACCACCGCCATAAAGCTTATGGCCAGGGAGCGCCGCCTCATCTAACCGCTACTGCACCGCTGGCATTGATTATGCGCCTTCCCTGAGGGCCCTTTACCCACTGGATGAACCTCTTGGCCAGTCCCCTGGGTTTGCCCTTGGTGATGAGCATAAAGCGCTTTACAATGGGCCATTTGCCCGTGGCAATGGCCTTCTTTGTGGGGGCCAGGCCGTCCAGGGCCAGGGGCCTGATCTTGCCCCCCGAGTCCTTCACCGCCACCATGTCGGAAAAACCCACGGCGTCTTCCTGATGCATGAGGGCCTTGGTCATGTCCCCTGCCCTGGGCATGACCACCACATCGGGGGCTTCCTCCAGAGCCCTGAAGCAAGGGACATACTTCCTTATGAGCTTCTTGGTGGCATCCGCCTCTGGCCTGGTAAAAGGCCTGATGGGGGCGTCATGGCCTCCCAGGGCCTTCCAGTTCCCGAGCTTGCCGGAGTAGATGTCGCAGAGCTGCTGGCTGGNTATGCCCTTTACCTTCACCGTAGCGGCATTGACCCCTACCACGGTGGCTACCCTGGCTATCTCGGTCTGCACCAGGCCCAGGAGCCTCTCCTCCTCGGTGAGGGGGCGGACGGACATGCCCACATCCTGCCTGCCCTTGTGGGTGCCCATTATGCCGCCCTTGGAGTGGATGGACCGCTGCATTACCTCCACCACATCGCCGGGGTGCGCCTTCATGTAGGCCCGGGCCAGCTCGGTGACCAGACTAATCATCCCCCCGGCCCCTGCCACCTTGATGCTTTCCGCCCAAGCGGGGGCCGCACCCAAAAGCAGACCTACCAGCACTGCTACCACTCTCATGCCCTTCATGGCCTCCTCCTCCCTTGGTTAAAGCATCCCTATTTTTGACATCATGAGCCTTATCTGGTTGTAGTCCTCGTCCTCGGCCTCGGCAAAGCCCGTGTAGGACGGCTCAATGGAGGCCAGCACCCTGGAGCCCCTGGCATCATCCGGCCTGAGGGCCAGGAGGGCCTCCTTGATGGCCTGAGCCATACCGGGCTCAAGCCCGTGAACGCATATGTTGAACTCGGGAATCTCGAGGGAGAACTTCACAAACCTCAGGCCCTGTTCCCTGTACTTGTGGGCCGTAGACTCCATGAGCCCCCCGGCGTCGAATTCTCCCTTAAGCACGGCCTGGGCCACATCGTCGTGATGGCCCAGGTAGTTGTAGTAGGAGAGGTCCTTCAGCTCTATCCCCTCCTCCAGGAGCATGGCCCTGGGCACGATGTGGCTGGAGGTGGAGTTTACATCTCCGAAGGCGAAGGAGCGCCCCTTTATGTCCTTGAGCTCCTTCACCGGGCCATCCCGCCTGCTGATGATAACCGAATGGTGGAAGGGTTTGCCATCCCTCAGGGCCTTCACCAGCACCTCGGCCCCGTAGCTGCGGTGGGCCAGGATGTAGGTAGAGGGGGTCATGTAGCACAGGTTGGTGATGCCCTCGCCCAGCTCCTTCACCGCCGCCTCGAAGGAGGAGGCCACCCGGAGCTCAAAGTTCATCCCCAGGGCCTCTTGAAGGTACTGCATCAGGGGGCTGAAGCGCCTGTACATCTCGGCAGGGGCCTCCAGGGGCACCACCCCGAAGCGCACCACCTCCATCTTGGCCTCCTCGTAAAGCCTGAAGCGCTCCATCTCGGCGTTTACCAGCTCGGCATCCCTGAGGAGCTCCTTCACGGTGCGGTTTATCCTGAAGGCGATGTCCCGGCTCTCCTTGGGGATGTCCTTTATCTTCTCTATGGAGCTCCATATCTGGCCTGAGCCCACCTTCTGCTCGTTTATGGCCTTCAGTATCTGCTGGCTCTTGTCCGAGACTACCTCCACGGCCTGGGCTATCTGGCGGCTGCTGTGGGCCTGCTGCTCGGTGTTGAGCTTCACCTGGGACGAGGCATCGCGCATGCGCTCCGTGGCCTCCATGATGAGGCTGATGCCCCTGGACTGCTCCGAGGTGGCCTTGGCCATCTGCTGCACCATGGTGCGCATGCGCTCCACCGAGGCCGACACCAAGCGGGCCGAGCGGGCCTGCTCGGCGGTGGTGCGCTCTATGGAGCGGGCCACCTGGGTGGAGTCCTGGGCACTCTGCAGTATCTTCTTTATGGAGACATCGGCCTCCTTGGTGAGGTCCATCCCCTCTTCCACCGCCTTGAGCCCCGCCCTCATGGCCTGGGCGGCAGCCTTGACCTCCGCCTGAACCCCCTCTATGAGGGAGGCAATCTCCTGGGTGGAAAACCCCGTCCTTTCGGCCAGGCTCTTTATCTCGTCGGCCACCACGGAGAAGCCCTTGCCGTGCTCCCCTGCCTGGGCCGCCAGAATGGCGGCGTTGAGGGCCAGGAGGGNGGTCTGGTCGGTGATCTCGTCTATGACGGTGAGGATTTTCCCGATCTCCTCCGACCTGTCGCCCAGCTTCTTTATGGCATGGGCGGTCTCCTCCACGGAGGTCTTGATCCTCTGCATGCCCTCCTTGGTCTTCTCTATGGCGGCCACCCCCATGGTGGAGGCCTCCTCCGTCACCCTCTCGGACAGCCTGGCAGAGTCCTTTGCCCTTTCCTCCACCTCCTTTATGGAGGAGATGATTTCCTCCACGGCGGTGAGGGTCTCGTCGGAGACCTCGGCCAGCTCCCTGGCCCCACCGGCCACCTCCTTGAGGGTGGCCGAAAGCTCGTGGATGGAGGAGCTGGTAGCCTCCACGCCGCCGGAAAGGTCGTTTACCACCGTGCTGATGCTCTCTATGCTGGAGGCCATCTCCTCCACGCTGGCAGCGGTCTGCTCCACGCTGGCAGCCAGGCCGTCCACGCTTTCGGCAATCTCCCCGATGGCAGCATTGAGCTCCTCCACGGAGCTGGAGATGTCTGCCACCGCCTCGGCCTCCAGCTGGGTGGAGCTTACCACCCTGTCGGAGTCCTTCTGCACGCTGTCGGCCGCATCGGCAATGCGGCGGGAGACCTCCTTGACCCTCCTAAGGATGCTGCTGAGGGAGCGGAGGGACTCCTTCATGGAGGCCTGGAGCCTGCCTATCTCGTCCTGGCTCCTTAGTTCCGCCCTGAAGTTCAGGTCCCCCCTGGCCATGGCCCTGGCAGCCTCCTCAAGCTCTTGGACCGGGTTGATGACCATCCTCCTTAGCACCAGCCAGAACACCATGCCCAGAAGCCCTGCCCCCAGGAGGCTTCCCAGCCCGGTCATGAGGGTGAAGGCGGCAATCTTCTCTTGCTCTTTCCTCAGGGAGGCCACCACCTTCACCGCCCCCAGCACGGGGCCTTCCACCTGGTGGCAGCCCTTGCAGGTGGACTTGTTAAACAGGGGCCTGTAAAGCGTCAGCCTGCTGTCCTGAAGCACATCAAAGGGCTTGGCCGTGGCTGTAAGCCTCTTGAGGGGCTGAAACTCCTGGAAAGGGGCATCCTTTTTGAAGGCCTCCCGACCCTGCCAGTTGAGCACCTTTATGTCCTCTACTCCCCTTACCTGGGCAAGCTGTGGAAGGAGCCCCCTGAGAAGCTTCGCCTTCCCGGAAAGCATGGCCCCCTCTATGTGGCGCTCCATGAGCTCGGAGACGGCATAGAGCCTCTCCCTGGCCAGGTCGTATACATCGGAGCGCTGCTTCTTCAGCACCATCAGGGCGGTGAGCGCAATGCCCACCACCAGGATGCCCAGGCCTACCCCCAGAATCCTTACCTCAAGACGCTGTTTCATGGGGCCTCCTTGGTAATGTCCGTGGTCTCCTCCACCTTAAGGAGACTAATGAACTGCCCCTGCCACAGGGCCACCCCTTCTATGAACCTCTCCAGGTTGTCCGGCAGATGGCCCGGGGGCTCCTTCAGGGCCGACTGGGGAACTTTCAGCACATCCACCACCTCGTCCACCATGGCCCCGATGAACCCCTTAGGGCCCTTCACTATCAGAATCCGCCTCTTGGCCCCCTCCGCCTCGCCGCCCAGAAGGAGCCTTTTCCTGAGCTCCAGCACGGGCACCACCTTGCCCCTCAGAGAGGTCACCCCCAGCACATACTCCTGGGCCCTGGGCACCCGGGTGATGCGCTGGGGCCTGAGGATCTCCTGTATATCCTCCACCCTGAAGGCATACTCCTCCCCCATGAGCCTGAAGACCAGGAGCTCCACCTCCTCCTGGGGGGGCGCCTGAGGGGATAAAGGCTGGGCAGGGGCCTCGGCGGGCTCTTGGGGCTCCTGGGCCTGTTTCTCGGAAGGCCTCGGGGCCTCCTCCGCAGGGGCCTTTCCGGCCCCCTTGAGCTTCTTCCTTATCTTGGCAATATCCATAAAAAAGCACATAATTTTCTCATAAAATTACCTTGAATGTAAAGATTTGCTCCAATTGGACAAACCCACCCCAGGGGCGGTAAAATCTGCCTGATGCCAGTGGCACCGACAATAGCCCTTCTCTTGCTGCTTGTGCTACTTCTTTCGGGCAGCCCCGCCCTGGGACTCACCACCCTGAGGATGCTGGGCCCGGAGGATGTGGGAGGGGCCTGGGCGGAGGTCATACGGAGGTTTGAGGCCCGAAATCCTGGCATCAAGGTGCAGTACATCTCCGGCCCCTGGTCCACTGACGAGAGGCAGAACATGTACATCCGCTCCTTCCTGGGCAAGGACCCCTTCGAGCTGGTCTACATGGATGTCATCTGGACGGCCAAGTTTGCCTCCGAGGGGTGGCTCCTTCCCCTGGAGGGCTGGCTGCCCCCGGAGCGCTGGGAGGAGTTCCTGCCTGGCGACATCCAGGCGGGCCTTTACGACGGGCACCTCTGGAGGGTCCCGGTAAGGAGCGATGCAGGGATGCTTTATTACCGAAAAGACCTGGTAAAGGAGCCTCCCCGCACCTGGGCCGAGCTGGAGGCCACCTGCCGGGCCCTGGCCCGACCTCCGGAGCTTTACTGCATGGTGTTTCAGGGGATGCAGTACGAGGGGCTGGTGTGCAACTACCTGGAGCACCTCTGGGGCGCAGGAGGGCAGGTCATCACCCCCGAGGAGGAGGTGGCCCTCCTCAGTGAGGAAAACATCCGGGCCCTGGGATTCATGAGGCGCCTCCTTCAGCAGGGCTTTGCACCCCGGGGGGTGATAACCTTCCAGGAGCAACACTCCCTGGAGTTCTTCCAGGCGGGCAGGGCCCTGTTCATGCGCAACTGGCCCTATGCCTGGAGGCTGCTTCAGGACTCACCCCTCAGGGGCAAGGTGGGCATTGTGCCCATGGTGCATGCCCCAGGAGGAAGACCCGCGGCCACCCTGGGGGGCTGGGGCCTGGGCATTGCTAAGGGGGCAAAGGACCCCGAGGCCGCCTGGCGCTTCATTGAGTTTGCCACCTCGGAGGAGGCCCAGAGGATTCTCCACGAGCGCCGAGGGGCTGTGCCCTCCAGGAGGGCCCTGTTTGAAGACCCGGAGATACTCCGCAGGAATCCCCACTACGGGAACCTCTATCAGGTGCTCCTTTCGGCCAGGCCCAGGCCCGTGCACCCCGAGTATCCCAGGATAAGCGCCATCCTGCAAAAGCATGCCAGCGCCGTGCTGGTAGGCATAGAGAGCCCCCAGGAGGCCGCCGGCCACATGCACAGGGCCATAGAGGGGCTGCTTAAGGGCAGGAAGGCCTCCTGGCCCAGGCGCCTCCTTCTGGACTACGACCTTCATCGCACCCTTCTTAACACCGTCCTGTTTACCGCCCTTTCGGTGCCCCCGGAGTTCCTGCTGGGGTTGCTCATGGCCCTGCTGGTCAACGCCCCCCTCAGGGGCAGGAACCTGGGCCGCCTGGGGGTGCTCATTCCCTGGGCCCTGCCCACCGCGGTGATGGCCATGGCCTGGCAGTGGATGTTCTCAAACCCCTTCGGGGTGATAAACGACCTGCTGGTGAGGGCCGGGCTGCTCAGCGCCCCCCTGGACTGGCTGAGCAGCCCCGCCGGGGCCATGTTTGCCGCCGTGTTTGCCGATGTGTGGAAGACCACCCCCTTTGTAAGCATCATCCTCCTGGCGGGGCTCCAGGCAGTGCCCCGAGAGCTGAAGGAAAGCTTCCAGATGGAAGGGGCAGGGGCAGCAAAGCAGTTCCTCCACCTCACCCTGCCCCTGCTGATGCCCTACATCAGGGTGGCCCTCATCTTCAGGCTCATCCATGCTGCGGGCATATTTGACCTCATCTGGGTGCTCACCAAGGGGGGGCCTGCCGACAGCACCAGGACCTTGAGCCTCTACATCTACGACCTGGCCTTCCGGTACGGCGAGCTCCCCTATGCCTTGTGGCTCACGGCGCTCTTTCTACTGGCCCTCATGCTCCTTAGTGTTATAATCCTCAGGGTGCTTACCTTGAGGTACGAGAGGGTCTTTTGAACATGAAGAAGGTAGCCCTTTATGCGCTCCTTGCCCTGGCAGGGCTTTACTGCCTGTGGCCCTTCCTGTGGACGGTGCTTACGGCCCTCAAGAGCCCCCAGGAGGTGTTTGCCCTGCCCATCACCTACTGGCCCCGAGAACTCTCCCTGGAGAACCTCCAGGGGGTGTTTTACAAGAGGCCCTTTGGCAGGTATGTGCTTAACAGCCTGGTGGTGGCGGGTGGGGCCACAGTGCTGAGCATCTTTTTGGGCTCGGCAGTGGGCTACAGGCTGAGGCTTCGGCCCCTTCAGAGTGCCATGGCGCTTCAGCGCTGGCTCCTGGTAGGCGCCATAGTGCCCCCGGCCCTCCTGGTGATACCCCTGTTCGTGCTCATGAAGAAGCTCCAGCTGGTGAACAACTACCTGGGGCTCATCCTTTCCTACACATTTCTGAACCTGCCCTTTGCAGTATGGATGCTCCATGCCGCCTTCAGGCAGCTGCCCCGGGAGCTGGACGAGGCCGCCCTTCTGGACGGCCTGAGCCGCTGGGGCATCCTGTGGCGCATCATCATGCCCCTTAGCCGCCCTGCCCTGGCCGTCACGGCCACCCTGGTCTTCATATTCTCCTGGAACGAGTTCATCATAGCCCTCACCCTCATGCCCCAGCAGGAGATGTATACCGTACCCGTAGGCATCGCCATGCTCAGCGGGGTCTCGGTCTACGAGATGCCCTGGGGAGAAATCAACGCTGCCGTGGCCATAACCACCCTGCCGGTCATACTGCTCATAGCGGCCTTTCAGCGCTGGATAATCGAGGGGCTCACCAGGGGGGCGGTAAAGGCATAGGCCCATGGTGGTTCTGAAAGAGATAGAAAAGAGCTTCCTGGCAGGACGGGTAAGGGCCCTCCGGGGGCTCAGCCTGGAGGTGCCCTCGGGCACATTCCTCACGGTGCTGGGCCCCTCGGGATGCGGCAAGACCACCCTGCTGAGGATAGTGGCGGGACTGGAAAGCCCCGACAGGGGCCGGGTGTTCATCCAAGGCCGGGATGTCACCGCGGTGCCTCCGGGCAGAAGGGAAGTAGCTATGGTGTTTCAGAACTATGCCCTTTACCCCCACAAGAGGGTGTTTGACAACATTGCCCTGGGCCTGAGGCTCCGGGGCCTGGAAAGGGAGGAAATCCGAAGCCGCATCGAGCAGGTGGCCAGGATGCTGGGCATAGAGGCTCTCATGGAGCGCTTCCCCAGACAGCTTTCAGGGGGACAGCAGCAGAGGGTAGCCCTGGCCAGGGCCCTGGTGAGGCAGCCCCAGGTGTTCCTGCTGGACGAGCCCCTCAGCAACCTGGATGCCCAGGTGAGGGAGACCACCAGGACGGAGCTCAAGAGGCTGTTCAAGGCCCTGGGGGCCACGGTCATATATGTGACCCATGACCAGGGCGAGGCCCTCATGATGTCGGACCTGGTGGCGGTGCTGCAAGACGGGGAGCTCCGTCAGGTGGCCTCCCCCATGGAGGTCTACCATCGCCCCGAGCACCGCTTCGTGGCGGAGTTCATCGGCACCCCCAGAATCAACATGATACAAGGTAGCATCCAGGATGGCATCTTCAGCAGCCTGGAGGGCTCCGTGAGGTTTTCCGCCCCCGTCCACTACGCCGGGGCCGTGCTCCTGGGCCTGAGGCCGGAGCACCTGAGCCCCGCTGAAGGGCCCGTAAGCCTCAGGGCCCAGGTGCTCATCACCGAGCCCCTGGGGGCAAACACAGTGCTCACCCTGAAGGTGGGGGGCCTGGAGCTGAAGGCCCTGCTTCCAGGAGAGCCCCCCGAGGAAAGGGAGCTCCAGATGTCCTTTGACCCAGCAAAGGCCCTGTTCTTTGAGCCCCGCACGGGAAGGAGAATTGACTAACCCCCCAGGGGCGCTTAAACTAATTCTCCCATGAAGGCCCACGTGGCAGAGCTACTCAGGAAGGCCCAGGAGCGCCTGGGCCTTCAGCCCCAGGAGGTGGAGGTGGAGGTGCCCAAGGAGGCCTCCCTGGGCGACCTCTCCAGCCCTCTGGCCATGCACCTGGCCAGGAGCCTCAGGCGTCCTCCCAGGGAGATAGCCCGGGAGCTCCTGGAGCATCTCCCCGAAACCGATGCCTTTGAGCGCACGGAGGTTGCCGGGCCAGGGTTCCTGAACTTCTTCTTCCGCAGGGAGTTCCTCTACCAAGAACTGGCAAGACTCCTGCAGGAAGGGGAGGGTTTTCTCCACCCCCGGCTGGAGCAGGGCCGCAGGGTGCAGGTGGAGTTCGTAAGCGCCAACCCTACCGGGCCCCTCCACCTGGGCCACGGAAGGGGCGCCGCGGTGGGCGCCGCGGTGGCCAACCTGCTTAAGGCCGCAGGGGCGGAGGTGGTAAGAGAGTACTATGTCAACGACGCAGGACGGCAGGTGGCCCTGCTGGGAGAGTCGGTCTTCAGCCACTACCAGGCCCTCCTGGGCTCGGAGCACCCCTTCCCCCAGGAGGGCTACAGGGGTCAGTATGTGAAGGAGCTGGCCCAGGAGCTTGCCTCCAGGGNAGGGGAGCGCTTCAAGGCGGTGCCCTGGCAGCAGGCAAGAGAGGACTTCAGCAGGCTCTGCACGGAGCGCATGCTGGCCCTGATAAGACAGGACCTGTCGGCCTTTGGCGTGGAGTTTGACCGCTACCAGAGCGAGCGGGCCCTCTTTGAGGAAAGCACCGTGGAGAAGACCCTGGAAATCCTCAGGCAAAAGGGCCTGCTTTACACCCAGGAGGGGGCCCTGTGGTTCAGGGCCAGCGCCCTGGGAGACGAGAAGGACCGGGTGCTCCGAAAGAGCGACGGGGAGTACACCTATTTTGCCTCCGATGTGGCCTACCATGAGAAGAAGGTCCTGGGCGGCTACGACGAGCTCGTCAACGTCTGGGGAGCGGACCACCACGGCTATGTGCCCAGGGNGAGGGCGGCCCTCAGGGCCCTGGGCTACGAGCCCCAGAAGCTCAGGGTGCTCCTGGTGCAGATGGTCACCCTCCTGAGAGGAGGCGTGCCTGTGCAGATGTCCAAGAGGGCCGGGGAGTTCATAACCCTCAGGGAGGTGATAGAGGAGGTGGGCCCGGACACCACCAAGTTCATCTTCCTCACCCGCCGGCCCGACAGTCACCTGGAGTTCGACCTGGAGGTGGCCAAGGCCACCTCGGCGGAAAACCCCGTCTATTATGTCCAGTACGCCCACGCCAGGATAATGAGCATCCTCAGGCACGCCCGGGCCCAGGGCCTGCCCACAGAACCCGCAACAGGGCAGGAGGTGCTCCAGGGCCTCCAGGAGCCCGAGGAGGTGGATATCATAAAGAAGCTCCTCCTTTACCCCATGGCGTTTGAGCAGGCCGTCAGGGGACGCCAACCCCACCGCATTACCTACTATCTGCAGGAGCTGGCGGGGCTGTTTCACCCCTACTACAACCGGCACCGGATTGTGGGCCCCCAGGAGTCCCTCAGCCTGGCCCGCCTGGCCCTGGTGCAGGCGGTGCTCAGGGCCCTCAGGGCCGGACTGGCCCTCCTGGGCATAAGGGCGCCTGAAAGAATGTAGCCTCCAGGAAAACTGCAAGATCTCCCGCGGCCCCCAACGGTCCAGGCCGTTGACGATGCCCTGAAGGATAGGGTATAACTTTTAAACCCATGATACAGAAGGGCAAGAAGATATGGATGGACGGCCGGCTCCTGGACTGGGACTCTGCCCAGGTGCATGTCCTCACCCACACCCTGCACTACGGCCTGGGGGTGTTTGAGGGCATCCGCTGCTACGAGACCCCCAGGGGCCCTGCGGTGTTCCGCCTGAGGGAGCACCTGGAGAGGCTGCTAAGGTCGGCCCACATATTCATGCTCCAGGTGCCCTACAGCCTGCAGGAGCTCCAGGAGGCGGTGCTTCAGACCATTCGGGCCAACGAGCTCAAGGAGTGCTACATAAGGCCCATCGTGTTCGTGGGCACGGGGGCCATGGGCCTTTACGCCGTGGACAACCCCGTGCATGTGGCCATAGCCGTCTGGCCCTGGGGGGCCTACCTGGGGGCCGAGGGGCTCAAGAAAGGCATAAGGGTGAAGGTCTCCTCCTTCGTCAGGGGCCATCCCAACTCCTACATGTTCAGGGCCAAGGTCTGCGGCTACTATGTGAATTCCCAGCTGGCCAAGCGCGAGGCCATAGCCTGCGGCTTCGACGAGGCGCTGCTCCTGGATGCCGACGGGTTCGTCTCGGAAGGAAGCGGGGAGAACATCTTCATGGTGCGTCAAGGGGTGCTCAGGAGTACTCCCCTGACTACCATCCTTGAAGGCATCACCAGGGACAGCGTCATCACCTTTGCCAGGGACGAGGGCATACCGTTTGAGGAGGCCCGCTTCAGCCGGGACGAGCTCTACATAGCCGAGGAGGCCTTCTTCACGGGCACCGCCGCCGAAATCACCCCCATCAGGGAGCTGGACGGCAGGGCCATCGGCCAGGGCTGCCCGGGGCCCATCACCAGGAGGCTCCAGGAGCTCTTCTTCCAGACCGTAAGGGGCCAGAACGAACGCTACGGCCACTGGCTCACATATCTGTAAGGCCCGCAAAAAACTGCTGCCAAACCCGCCCCTCCCTTGCGGAAGCCGCCTAGGGGAACCCCTTGCAGGTGGCCTTGGTATAATAGATTTTATGGACACCGAGGAGGACATGGCCTTTATGCGCCTGGCCCTGGAGGAGGCCAAGGAGGCCCTCAGGAAGGGCGAGGTGCCCGTGGGTGCTGTGCTGGTGGCCCCGGAGGGGAAGGNGCTGGCCCGGGCCCACAACCTGAGGGAGACCCTGAAGGAGCCCACCGCCCATGCCGAAATACTGGCCCTCCGAGAGGGGGCCAAGAGGCTGGGGGCCTGGAGGCTCCTGGGCTGCACCCTTTATGTGAGCAAGGAGCCCTGCCCCATGTGTGCCGCCGCAGCAGTGGCGGCCAGGATAAAGAGGCTGGTCTTCGGCTGCCTGGATGAGCGGGCAGGTGGCGCGGTGAGCCTCTACCGGATTCCCACGGACCAGAGGCTCAACCACCGGGTGGAGCTTCGGGCAGGGCTCCTGGCCGAGGAGTCCGCCACGCTCCTCAGGGAGTTCTTCCAGGGCCGACGCTGAAGACGGAGAGGTGCCAGAGTGGTTGATTGGGGCGGTCTCGAAAACCGCTGTGGGGGCAACCCCACCGGGGGTTCGAATCCCTCCCTCTCCGCCAATGTGCCCGCCCCCTGAGGCCTTTCCCGTATACCCTGCCGGCAGATTGTGGTATCATATGGTGATTTTTCCCAAAGGAGGTTTTTCTCTTTTGGTCATAGGCAAGCCCCTTCTTACTCCCAGGCAGATTCAGGAAAAGGTTCAGGAGCTGGCCCAGAGGGTGAACGAGACCTACGAGGGCACCCAGCACCTGGTGGCCGTGGCCATCCTCAGGGGGGCCTTCATGTTCTTTGCGGACCTCCTGAGGCACATAAAGGTGCCCCTGGTGGTGGACTTCATCGCCGTCTCCAGCTATGTAAAGACCGACACCACCGGCGAGGTGAGGGTGCACTGCGACCTCCGGGAGGACATAAGGGGCAAGGATGTCCTCTTGGTGGAGGACATCGTGGACACGGGCATTACCCTGAACTACCTCAGGGAGAGGCTCCTTCAGAGGGAGCCCAGGAGCCTCCGCATCTGCGCCCTCCTGGACAAGAAGGAGCGCCGGGTGGTGGATGTCCCCCTGGACTTCGTGGGCTTCCAGGTCCCCAATGTCTACCTGGTGGGCTACGGCCTGGACTACGACAACCAGTTCCGCAACCTGCCCTACATAGCCGAGTTCAAGAAGGCCACCTGAGATGTACGAGCTCATGGTAGAGAGCACCTTCTCCGCCGCCCACCAGCTCAGGGGCTACGGGGGGCAGTGCGAGCAGCTCCACGGGCACAACTGGAAGGTGCAGGTGTATGTGCAGGCCGAGCGCCTGAACGAGCTGGAGCTGGCCATAGACTTCCACGACCTGAAGGCCATGCTCCGGGAGGCCCTGGAGCCCCTGGAGCACAGCTTCCTCAATGATGTGTTCCCCTTTACCGAGAAGAACCCCTCCTCGGAAAACCTGGCCAAGTGGATATTTGATACCCTCAAGCGCAAGCTCCCCCAGGGAGTGCAGCTTTCGGCCGTGACGGTGTGGGAGTCCGACACGGCCAGCGCCACCTACTATGAGGATTGAGCTGCTGGAGGCCCTGCTGGAGGAGGCCCTCAGGCAGGGTGCCCAGGAGGCAGAGGTCTTCTTCCGTCAAACCCGCACCCTCAGCGCTGAGGTGAAGGAGGCCCAGCCGGAGTTCATAAAGGTCTCCCAGGAGTCCTCCTATGCCCTGAGGCTCATAAAGGACCGCAGGCTGGGTTTTTCCTACTCCAACCAGCCTGAGCGTTGGCGGGAAGTCCTGAAGGCGGCCCTGCAGGCCTCAGAGCACACCGAGGCCGACCCCCACCTCTGTCTTCCCGGGCCCACGCAGGCCCCCCTCTGCCCCCCCATATACGACCCGGCCATAGGAGGCCTGGGGGAGGAGGAGGCCCTCCAGAAGGCCCTCCAGCTGGAGGAAGCCGCCAAGGCCACCGACAGGCGCATCAGGCAGGTGCGCTCTGCCCAGGCGGCATTTTCACTCACCGACACCCTGGTGGCCAACACCCACGGCCTGAGGGCCAGGTACGAGGCCACCTCGGCCGTGGCCCATCTCATGGCCATGGCCCAGCAAGGAGGGCAGGCCCAAATGGCCTGGGACTTCGCCTCAAGCCGCTTCCTCCAGGATGTGGACTTCCCCCTGGTAGGCCGCAGGGCCGCCCAGAAGGCCGTAGCCCTCCTGGGGGCCAGGCGCCAGAGGGCCTTCAAGGGGGCCCTGCTCCTTGATGCCCCCGTGGCAGCAGAGTTTCTCTCCCTCCTGGCCCAGATGCTCTCTGCCGAGGCGGTGCAAAAGGGAAAGAGCCTCCTCAAGGACAGGGTGGGCCAGAGGCTCCTGAGTCCCCTGGTAGACATCCTGGATGACGGCCTTCTTCCTCGGGCCCCTGGCAGCCGCCCCGTGGACGACGAGGGCAGCCCCTGCCAGAGAAAGACCCTCGTTGAGGCCGGCACCCTCAGGGGCTTCCTCCACAACGCCTACACCGCCAACAGGGCCGGCACCAGGAGCACCGGAAACGGCCTGAGGCCCTCTGCGGCCTCTCCCCCAGGGGTGGCCCCTACGAACCTCTACATTAGGCCCAAAGGAGAGGCCTATTCCCAGGAGGCGCTCCTTCAGGGTGTCTCCAAGGGCCTCCTGGTGCTGGAGGCCATGGGGGTGCACACGGCAGACCCCATAAGCGGGGAGTTCTCCATAGGGGTCTCAGGCCTGCTCATCCAAGGGGGCAGGCTCCAGGGGCCCGTGAGCGAGGCCGTGGTAGCAGGCAATGTGCTGCAGTTGTTTTCAAACCTCAGGGCCGTGGGCGATGACCTCAGGTTCCTGGGCCCGGTGGGCTCGCCCAGCCTGCTCATGGAGCCCGTGGACATAAGCGCTTGACGCCAAGGCCCTGAAACCTTATCCTTTAGCATTCAGGATGAGCAGGAAACCCTGGGCAGGAAGATTCACCGAGCGGACCTCCCCCGTGGTGGAGCAGTTCACCGAAAGCGTCTCCTTTGACTGGCGCCTCTGGCCCTACGACATCCAGGGAAGCATCGCCCATGCCCGCATGCTGGGCAGGCAGGGGATAATCNCCCGGGAAGAGGCCCGAAAAATCATCCAGGGCCTCAAGGAAATCGCCCGGGACATAAGGGCCGGCCGTCTTGCCCCCAGGGCCGAGCTCGAGGATGTGCACATGAACATAGAGGCCGCCCTCGTGGAGAGGATAGGCCCGGTGGGAGGAAAGCTCCACACGGCCCGCTCCAGGAACGACCAGGTAGCCCTGGATTTGAGGCTGTACCTGAGGGACGAGCTGGAGGGCTTCACCGCACTGCTTAAGGGCCTGCTCCAGGGGCTTCTTCAGCAGGCCCAGATGCATCGGCACNCCCCCATGCCCGGCTACACCCATCTGCAGAGGGCCCAGCCGGTGCTGCTGGCCCACCACCTGCTGGCCTACGGATGGATGTTCCTCAGGGACCTGGAGCGCCTCAGGCTCCTTAAGGAAAGGCTGGATGTCCTGCCCCTGGGCGCCTGTGCCCTGGCAGGCACCAGCCTTCCCATTGAGCCCAGGCAGGTGGCCCAGGAGCTGGGCTTCTCCAGGGTGAGCGAAAACTCCATGGATGCCGTCTCGGACAGGGACTTCGTGGTGGAGTTCCTCTGCTGGNCCAGCATCCTGGCCATGCNCCTCAGCCGGCTGGCCGAGGAGCTGGTGCTCTGGAGCACCCAGGAATTCGGCTTCCTGGAGCTTCCCGACGCCTTCGCCACCGGCTCCAGCATAATGCCCCAGAAGAAGAACCCCGATGTGGCCGAGCTCGTAAGGGCCAGGACGGCCCGGGTATACGGGGCCCTCATGGGGGCCCTCACTATGCTGAAGGCCCTGCCCCTCAGCTACAACCGGGACCTGCAGGAGGACAAACCCCTCCTCTTTGATGCCGTGGACACCCTGAAGGCCTCCCTCCAGGTGATGGCCCAGATGCTGCCTGCCCTGAAGTTCCGCCCCGAGCGGCTCCTTCAGGCCGCCCAGGAGGACTACAGTACCGCCACCGACATGGCCGAGTACCTGGCCGAGCGGGGCCTGCCCTTCAGGGAGGCCCACAAGGNAGTAGGCCAAGCGGTGCTTAAGGCCTTGAGGGCAGGCAAACCCCTGCAGGCCCTCACCCTTAAAGAGCTCAAGGCCCTGTGCCCCCTGTTTGAGCAGGATGTGTACCAGCGCCTAAGCCCTCAGGCCTCCGTAAGGGCCAAGCGCTCCAGGGGCTCCAGTAGCCCCCAGGAGGTGGCCCGGCAGCTCCGGGCCCTCCGACAGGCCCTAAGGAGGAAATGGTAAGGCTCCTGGCCCCCCTGGCCCTGCTCCTGGCCCTTTCCTGCGGGCACAAGACTGCTCCCAGCCTGAAGCCCCTCCTGCCCCTGCCGGCCCCCGAAGGACTGCAGGTCAGCCAGAGGGAGCTCAGCATGAGCCTCACCTGGCAGTACCCCCGGGACGCCCCCTCGGCAGTGTTCGTAATAGAGCTCAACGGCCAGGAAGTCGCCAGGCTCAAAGCCCCGCCCTTCAACCACCGCGTAAGCCCGGGACGGCCCCTCACATACACCGTCTGGGCCCAGGGGCCCTACAGCCACTCCCCCAAGGCTACCCTCAGAGTAAAGGCGGTGCTCAGCCCACCCCAGGCCCCTAAGGGACGCTTCAGCATAAGAGGGGGACAGGTCCTGCTTGCCTGGAGCCATCCCCTGAAAGGCATCTCCTACAGCGTATACCAGCACGCAGAAGAGGGCGTAAAGCCCCTCACAGAGAAGCCCGTAAGGGAACCCCGCATCCTTCTTCCAGCCAGCCCCTACAGGAAGACCCGCTACCTCATAAGGGCCGTCAAGGAAGCCCCCTACAGATGTGAAGGCCCGGCCCTGGAGATAACCATCCTTCCCGAGGACTTCATCCCCTCTAGGGCCCACCCGCCACAGGTGGTGCCCACCGCCCGGGGCACGGTGCTACTGTGGAAGGAAAACCCCGAGCCCTGGGTAAAAGGCTATAGAATCTACAGAAAAACCCCTTCGGAGAAGGAGTTTCGCCCCATAGGGGAAAGCCCCGTGCCTACCCTTACAGACCCAGAGGCCCCCCCAGGGGCCAGGTACAGAATTACCGCCCTGGGGCCCGCCACGGAGGGCCCCCCCTCAGAAGAGCAATAATTGCCAAACTTTTGGCCCCTTTCATGCTATTCTTATAAGAGAAGTTTTAAGATAATGACGACCTTCACTGTAGAGGCTTTTTAGAGAGGGGGGAAGGTGTGGACAAGGAACTGAAGGCACTGCTGGATATGGCCGCCATGAGGGGAAACAGGTACATGCAAGGGGATGTGTCTCTGGAGGAGCTTCCCAGGAAAATGGCCGAGTTGGGAGTAATGCTCCTTGAGCATGCCAGGAGCCTTGAAGCCTCGCAGGGCAAGGAGCTGAGGGAGCGCCTCAGGGAGCTTCAGCCCTATGTGGACGACTTCCGCAGGGTGATATTCCAGAAGAAGAACCTCCGGGCCGGTTGAAGCCACTCCGAGCCGTCCCTTTCAGATGGACAGCTCCTGAAGACGATTATACACTGCTGTTATTTCATCTGAGAGAGGTTGCCCTGAAGGCGGTGGCTTCTCGGGCGGCCTAATGCGGGCAAGAAAGGGTTCCAGCAAGCTCTCCTCAACCAGCACCTCTTTACTAAGTGCAGCAAGCATGTGGCGTGGCCTCTCGCGCAACTTATCGTGGTCAAAGAAAACAACCTCGTTGGCATGCTCCCTTATCACATATCCATAGACGGACTTCCAGTAGCGGAGCCAGTAGTGCAGTTCCAGCAGTTCTTCCCCGTTTCTGGGGAGGGCATCGGGGCTTACCTTGAAGGGGATAAAGTTTGCCCCGAACTCAAAATGGCCCAGCAGGTTCATGTACTTCAACGAGAAGGGCTCCTGGGCGTGTCTTTGCAAAAACCGCCTGTGTTGATTAAGCAGTGATTTTGCGTGGACCAAGGGGTTGCGGAAGGGCACAATGATAACTGCATCGGGAAATGCAGCCTTAAGGGCCCTGATACGAATCAGATTGTTGTTGTTTTTTGAAAGGTATCGCAGCGGGGGCTGCTGCCTGCAGAGGATATTCCCTACAAATGTCCTGTACTTTTCAATCAGTTCTGCGTCAACTTCCTGGGGCTCAATGTAAGTGCCCCTGATATATGCAGCCTTGGAGAAGGTCATCCAGAACACCTCTTCAAAGGCCTCCGGACTGTCGTAGCCTATGTACAAGCCATCGCCATGGGCTCTCTCTCTCAAGGCCCTGGAGGCCTTGTGCCTCCGGGCGAGGCGGCTCCAAAGATAAGGCGCGGTAATGAAAGGCATGTCCCTGTAGGTCAGCGAGGCGAAGACACCCGTGGAATAAAGGGCCTCAAGAAGTATGGTGGTGCCGGCCCGGGCCAGGGCAGCAACAAACACAGGGGATACAACTTGGAGGCGGCTTCGGCAAGGCCTGGCCGCCAGGCAGTCCATGTCGAAGGCCACCTCCTTGATGAACCGGCTGCCCAGCACCGCCCGATGAAGCAGCCTGGACAGAGGTGGATACTCCCTCATTTCCTCAGCAGCAGCTTGCGGACCTTCCCCATGAACCTCTTCAGGGGATACCAGAAGAGGCCGAAAAGGGCTAAAAATACCGAGAACAAGAGGCCCAGGATGACGCCTATGTACCCCAATCCAGGCCCCACATAGGCATATGCCAGGGAAGGAAAAAGGAATGGCAGAATACCCGCCACTATCAATCGCATCTGGGCAACCTCGTAAAGTAGTCCTCGGGCAGGAATTTGGCCTCTGACACATTGAGATACTCCATCGTGCCGTCCTCCCCGACGCCGTATATGTTAAGGAACTCAAAGACGACATTGCCTGAGGCGTCCACCTCGAAGACCCTCCCCTGCCCGGTAGATGTAATCAGAACCCCTCCGTTGGGCAGCAGTTGATGCTTGCCCCGAATCTCGGTGTAAAAATCATACCTCCTGCCCTGCACAATCGTCCTGTGCTTAAAGGAGACCGGGTCTATCTCCACTATGCGGGAATACCCCCTGTGCATATTGTTGTCAAATATGGTAATTGTCCCGCGGCCGTTGAAGTCTGCATCATGGGGGCGGCGGGTCAGCCCCTGCCGCCACCACTTTATCTTGAGGGTTTCAGGGTCCATGACAAAGACCAGGTCCGGGGAGCGCACCGTCACAAGCAGGTCCCCGGCCTTGAAACCAGGATAGTAAGGCTCAAGCTCCTTCGGCAAGGCCTCTACATCATTGACATGCCAGATCACTCCCAGGTCAGCAGACATCCACACAGAGCCCACGGAGGTGGCCTCCTGAAGGATGCCCAGGACATCGACCTCGGGATTGGCATTTATGACGTCCATCAGGTGAAATTGCCTAAGCAGCTTCCCCGTCCTGCTGTCTATCCGCACCATTTTTCTGCCATAAGTGCTCAGGACGCCGTAATCCCCCCATGTCCATAAGGCGCCGCTTCCGTCCAGGTCGATGGAATGATGAAACCCCCCCTTTATGGCCCAGAGCATCCTGCCGCAGTAGTCATACTTTATCAAAGAAGTTCCGCCATCAAAGGCCACAAAGATGGAACCGTCCCTGTCTATCTCAAAGCCATGGGGATAGATGTTGACATCCTTGGGGTGCCACCACGGCAGCACCTCCTGGGTGGTCTTCCATACCCTGACAACCTTTCCCCGGGGGTCAAGGAGTATCACCCCGTGCCTTGAGCCCAGGAAGTCAAAGACACCATATATCGCCCTGTAGCCCCGGGGGGCCGAGCCTGAAAGGAATATCCTCGGTTTCTCCCGCCTGGCTCTAAGGGGCAGCCCCTCCAATTCCCAGGCCCGCTCATTGGGGACAAATCCCACCTCTATGGTCGGATACGCCAGGGGGCCTCGAAGTCCTTCCTGGGGCCTTGCCGCCTTTCTGCGAATCCCCTTGAAGGGCTTGATTTTTGCCAGGTGCCTTTCGGGCTTGATGTCAAAGTCGCTCTTGAGCTTCTGCAGCACGGAGGTCTCTTCCTCCGGATGGCCGGCAATGAACTCCTGCAGGGCCTTCAGGGCCGGATACGGCCATGTCTCGGAGGCCCATATGTAAACCCCTATGCCGAAGCCCAGCAGGAATACCAGCCAGCATAGCGAAATTATCCTTATAATACCTGCCACTTAGACATGATAATATCTCCGATGCTTGAAAGGCAAGGCGCCTCCTTAAACTCATTAAATTGGCTCTCAAAGAGAGAAGTGTTAAAATTCCATCATGAAGATAGTCTGCGAAAACCGCAAGGCCCGCCATGACTACCACATAGAGGAGACCCTGGAGGCAGGCCTGGTGCTCCTGGGCACGGAGGTGAAGGCCCTCAGGGAAGGCCGGGCCAACCTCAGGGACAGCTATGTGAGAATCAAGAACTCCGAGGCCTACCTGGTGGGCTGCCACATAAGCCCCTACAGCCACGGAAACATCCAAAATCACGAGCCCCTGAGGGACAGGAAGCTCCTTCTTCATCGGCACCAGATAGAGCGCCTCCGGGGCAGGCTCACCCTTAGGGGCTACACCCTGGTGCCCCTCAGGCTTTACTTCAAGGGCCCCTATGCTAAAATAGAAATAGGGCTTGCCAAGGGCAAGCGGCTCATTGACAAGCGACAGGCCCTTAAGGAGAAAGAGGCCCGTCGTATGCTTCAGCGCCTAAGGGGAAGCAGGGAATAGTTTTCCCCCAAGGGGTCATCGGATTTCTTGGGTGGCCTAAAAAATCTGAGATTTTTTGGGCACATGTGGGGGCGTACGGGCTTCGACGTGGGTACCGAGGGCCAGGTGGCATGCCGTGGCTCCTCACCGCCACGCTAATCCGGTGAGGGAAACACACAAACGCCAACACTGAGCTGGCACTGGCCGCTTAAGTAAAAGCGGCACGCCCCTCTGAGAAGGCCTGCGGCTCGGAGAGGGCGACCGTAGCAGGCTAAGCCCCTGGGAAGGCCCCAGCCCCGGGGGACGAAAAACCCGTGGGGCTGCAAGGGGAAAGGGGCCCGGTTGCCGGCACCTTCCCCCCAAGCCCAATAGGCAGCCTAAGCATGTAGAAGCCTGGAGGTAGGGCCTGCGGACGCGGGTTCGACTCCCGCCGCCTCCACCACAATATTTCTTGTACCTACCAAGGCGTCACATTGTTCCAAAGCTGGTTCTGAGGCCAGCCGTCCGAGTTGGTGTTGTCGTGGCAGTTTACATTCCCGAAGTAATNCCAGCCGCTTATGACAAAGCCTCCGACACCCCCGCAATAACCATCCTCAACTGTTACCTTCCAGCTTCCTCCTGAAGGAAAGCGTGCTGCGTATTCTTGTCGCGCAAGGCCTTCGGTGGCCTGACCACTATCTTTAAACGGCCAGCCATCTGAAACCNCTCTTCCCCTATGATTGTAGTTTAGACAGTTAGTAGCCATTAGTCTCGGAAGCCGAGAATTATGCGGGTTGTGGCACTTGGAACAAGGGAAGGCGTGCTTTGCATTGGCACCCCAGCCTTTTACCGTTTCGTGTACTCTATCCATACTCCGCCAAGCGCTGGTGGCATCAGGGTCTATCTCATTCTGAGGATGACACTTCAGGCAAAGGCCGGCAAACTCAGTTGCTGATTCGGTAATCCTCTCGGCACAATCCCAGTTCCACCTGTGTTCTACTATTCCAGAGCCCCAATCTTTCACCGTTTCCCCACAAAAAGTATTTTGATCTATTTTGTAGCCAGGGGTGCTCGCTATATATCGCTTACCGGCTATTGACTCGTCTCGCGCACTACATTCATCCCCAGCAGTGAACGGGTAAATTCGCCTCTCGTTTGTCTTAGCCGGCGCTACATCCTCCTTATAAGGCGAAGTCAGCCATGTGCCCTTAAGCAGAGGCACCGCATAGGCCTGCTGAAGCGTCGGGCTTACGCCATGGGGGTCGTGGCAGGGTGTGCAGAGACCTCCTATGGGCTCAAGGGCCGTGGTGCCAAGGGGATTAGAGGCTCCAAAGTGCCCCCCTATATGTTCCAGGGCAGCCTTGTAGGGGAATCTGTCCTCTTGAGGAAATTGCCCAGGCCCAAAATACGGCGTATCCCAGTATCCCAGGATGGGTGCAGTGGCTCCAAAGGTCTCACTGTATCCCCAGGGAGTGCTTGAGGCATTGGCATTCAGGTGGCAGTCAAAGCACAGGGCCGCCCCGGCATTGTAGGCATTCTTGTCAGCTTCAGAACCCCCTGCCTGAGGCTGATACGAGACCTCGTAGCCTCCAAGCCCTGCCACCGTGGACTTCAGTATTCCCCCGTTCGTGGTGGCGCTGGCGTAGCTGGCGGTCACACCCGCCACATCGGAGCCATGGGAGTTGTGGCAGTCAAAGCACTGGATGTTCTCCGAGCCGGCCCGTTGGGAATATCCCCGTCCACCCCGGTGCTGGTGCTGAAGCCCCCCTCGTTGGCGGTGGCATTGCCATGGGCAGAGTAGGCCTTGGTGACGTCCTTGGGGGCAGTGTTGGGCGCCCCGGTGTACTTGCCCCAGGTGGTGGTGCCGCTCTGGCTGTAGCGGGCCGCTATGCTGGTGCCGTCCCAGGCGTACTCTGTGGGGCTCTTCCCGTCGCCAAAGGGCTCGGTGGTGGCGTTGGCATCATTGTGGCAGCTCAGGCAGTGGCTGGTGAGCTTGGCTATCTCAGCCCTGGAACCATTGGCTATGTAGGCAATGGCCGTGGAGGAGTTGTAAACGGTAGGCCTCGCTCCAGAGCCATAAAGCACCAGGTCCACCTTGGCCCCTGAGACGACCTCCTGGGTGGCCGGGTTGTATCCCTCATGGTAAGCAGTGTCAATGTTGCCGCCGGCGTCGGCCTCCCAGTGGCACTGGTAGCAGTGCTCACCCGTTATCTCCACTCCCTGGATATGGTGGGAGTTGCCCTCAAACTGCTTCATCACCGCCACCCGATTCCCTATGGCCACGGAGTGGCAGTCCACGCACTTGCCGCTGGGCTCAAGACCCTCCACATGAGTGTGGCAGACTTCGCAGTCCTTTCCAGTCAGCCCATCGCCCAGGTTGCTGTGAAGCTGGTCCGGCCCCGAGCCGTCGGCCCTGAAGTGCTCGGTCTTTGAATGGCAGACCTCGCACACCCCATCCAGGGGGGCATCTCCGTCGGCAAAGGACTTCTCTCCCTCGGGACGGAAGAACCTC
>Ga0180862_124_pt1 | contig 3442 bp, 1 predicted proteins | sample Deesub1362B_J571_FD_124302 | JGI IMG/M metagenome (GOLD analysis project Ga0180862, IMG submission 124302) | Nitrospirae bacterium JdFR-87
AACGGCGGCCGTAACTATAACGGTCCTAAGGTAGCGAAATTCCTTGTCGGGTAAGTTCCGACCTGCACGAATGGCGTAACGACTTGGGCGCTGTCTCGGCGAGGGGCTCGGCGAACTTGAGATACCGGTGAAGACGCCGGTTACCCGCAGCTAGACGGAAAGACCCCGTGCACCTTTACTACAGCTTGGCAGTGAGCTTTGGCAGTGCATGTGTAGGATAGGTGGGAGGCACTGAAGCGGTGGCGCCAGCTGCCGTGGAGCCGTCCTTGAAATACCACCCTTGTGCTGTTGGGGCTCTAACCTGCGGCCGTGAATCCGGCCGAGGGACACTGTCTGGCGGGTAGTTTGACTGGGGCGGTCGCCTCCTAAAAGGTAACGGAGGCGTCCAAAGGTCTCCTCAGGCTGGACGGAAACCAGCCGTTGAGTGCAAAGGCATAAGGAGGCTTGACTGCGAGGCCGACGGGCCGAGCAGGTGGGAAACCAGGGCTTAGTGATCCGGTGGCTCCGTGTGGAAGGGCCATCGCTCAACGGATAAAAGGTACGCCGGGGATAACAGGCTGATCGGGCCCAAGAGTTCACATCGACGGCCCGGTTTGGCACCTCGATGTCGACTCATCGCATCCTGGGGCTGAAGTAGGTCCCAAGGGTTGGGCTGTTCGCCCATTAAAGCGGTACGAGAGTTGGGTTCAGAACGTCGTGAGACAGTTCGGTCCCTATCTGCTGCGGGCGTAGGAGACTTGAGGGGAGCCGTCCCCAGTACGAGAGGACCGGGATGGACGGACCTCTGGTGTTCCGGTTGTCGCACCAGCGGCAACGCCGGGTAGCCATGTCCGGACGGGATAAACGCTGAAGGCATCTAAGCGTGAAGCCCACCCCAAGATGAGGTCTCCCGAGCCGTAAGGCTCCCGAAGGTCCCTGGTAGACTACCAGGTCGATAGGCTGGAGGCGTAAGGGTAGAAATGCCCTCAGCTGACCAGTACTAATAGACCGAGCGCCTTGACCCCTCCTTACAAAGAGCTTGATTTTCCACGCCCTTTGATGTTATTTTAATATTGAAAGGCCCGGTGGCTATGCCGGAGGGGAAACACCCGTTCCCATTCCGAACACGGAAGTTAAGCCCTCCAGGGCCGATGATACTTGGACCGCGAGGTCCTGGGAAAGTAGGTCGCCGCCGGGTCTTAAAAATAATGAAGACATCGCGGGGTGGAGCAGCCTGGTAGCTCGTCGGGCTCATAACCCGAAGGTCGGTGGTTCAAATCCACCCCCCGCTACCAAGAACTTAAGGGGCCGCCCGAAGGGCGGCCCCTTTTTATTTGTTCCGCTAAGGAATCACATCGTAGCTCTTAGGTTTGTACTCTCTGAGGTACCAGCCATCATAGGGGCCCTCGTCTGGGCCGACACCAGAAGAACATTTGGTCATGGGGTCGGTGTGACAGTTGTTGCAGAAGGCGCCCAGGTCCTCTCCATACTTCGGTGAGGCCCCGCCTTTGTTGTGGTTGGGGTCATTCCACAAAGAGGAGTCTGAAAGTTCGCAATACTTGCCTGTGTCCGGGTTGTACTTCAGGTTTATGAAAGCCAGGACATCCCTGACCATCCTGGTGCCTGTGGTGCCGTTAGGCACATAGGCCCCATGAGGGTCGTGGCATAACACGCAGGAGGCATTGTATTCATCCGGACTCAGTTCTATGTGGTAGACATGCATGTTGAGATCGTCGGCGTCTCTTCTGAAGTTCGTGTTGGTGTTGTATTTACTCGTATAAGGCTTGTCGTCGTGGCAGGAGAAGNAGAGGTCAAAATTCCCCTCTGCGCTGGCATCGGTATAGGGGATGTTCATCCACTTGTGGTCGTAGAACCGGTAGTTGGTGGGGTTTGGCTCATGGTCGGGGTTGGGCCCGTCCATCTCGTCATTTCGGATGTAAGCCCTTATGACATCCATTACCTCGGTATAAATGTGGTCTATGTGCTGCTTTTGAGGACTGTGGCAATAGACGCAATGCATCCTGGGGTCCCTGCCATGGCCGTTGACAAAGTATCCATAGGTGGAATTATCCCCCAGGACATTTCTGGCCGACACGCCACCCAAGGTCTTGGACTTGGCCGGAGAGGAGTCATGGCAGCCTACGCACCAGAGCTCCTTTCCAGGGACAAGGGTAGTGCTACCGTTGTACACACCTTGCTTCCAGTTGTGCTTTGCCCCGATGTCTGGGTCGTTTACACCGTCATACTCACCTGCGGGGCTATGGCAGGGATTGCAGACGGTAGTGTCAGACAGGCTCCCCCCCTTCAAGGCAGGATAGTTGCTCGTGTCATGGCAGGTGTCGCAGGAAAGTCCTGAATCGTACTCCGGCCCCTTGGGATTGCCTGCATCGGTATGGGTGGAGTGGCTTTCGGTAGTGCCGTAGTAGCGTTTTCCGCCATAGCCATCGCCATGGCCGTGGCATTCCTCGCAATCGTTTCCATGGCCAAAGCCTTCTACATGCCTATGACATGTGGTGGTGCAATTTGTCCCCTCCTTGCCTCCCAGGTTGCTGTGAAGCTGGTCCGGCCCCGAGCCGTCGGCCCTGAAGTGCTCGGTCTTTGAATGGCAGACCTCGCACACCCCATCCAGGGTGGCATCTCCGTCGGCAAAGGACTTCTCTCCCTCGGGACGGAAGAACCTCACCGCCTTGCCCCCTATCTCCTCCTTCACAAACCTGCCGTAGACAAAGGCATAGGTGCTGCCCGAGGGCGCATACTTGGTGTACACAGGGCCCCGCACCTGAAAGCTGCTGCTCCCCTCGGTGGAGCTTACCACCTTGTAGGCTATCCCCCGATACTTTACATTGGGGATGAAGAGATAGCCGTTGTACTCGGCAGCAACGGGGGAGTCCACCACCACATCGCCCCCTTCGGTGATGCTTACCAGGGTGCCCGTCTGAAGAAAGCTCTCCTGGCCCCAGTACCGGGACTGCCTCTGATAATGGGGGTTGTGGCAGTCGGTGCACTCCTTGAGCCACTGCCCGTACTGCGTGGAGGTCTCCTGGCTGGAGTGCGTCCCCACGGCATTGAGCACCCTGGAGTTGAATATGCTGGCGTCGTTGTGGCAGCCCCAGCACATCCTGGTCACAGGAGTGCTGTCTATGGTGGTGTTCACATAACCGCCCTGCCACCAGTCGGCCTCAGGTGAGGTGCCCCACACATAGTGGCACCTCCCGCAGTTTACATCACCCTCGGAGGTCTCATTGTGAGGAGCATCCAGGGCATGGGCAGAGAGTACCAAGACCAGGACAAACACTGCCCCCAGGTACTCTCTCATAACAGCTCTTGCTCCTTATCAAGGGTGAGTATTAAGAACAGGGGGTATCCTGAATGGGAAACTCGCTTCCCCGGAAATTCTGAAGGGAGCCTTCGCACCGCCATTGTACCCTCCCCCCTTGGAACCCTCTACATCATAAAAGCCGCA